>SAMEA3387502__coassemble_972_pt1 | contig 33989 bp, 17 predicted proteins | sample SAMEA3387502__metabat2_low_PE_037 | metagenome-assembled genome bin SAMEA3387502 (sample SAMEA3387502) | Felis catus | biome: Faeces | place: United Kingdom | collected 2012
ACACCATAACCGATGACAACGACTTCATTCAAAGCCTTTGAGTCATCTTCCAAGGTAATGTTCATGTTACTAGATGCCTTCACTGTCTGCGGTGTCATACCCAGATAGGTGAATGTAATCTTGGCACCTGGCGCTGCATCAACTGAGAAGTTACCATCCATGTCGGTAATACCTACTGCCTTACCGTTAACTGTAATGGTAGCACCCATGATAGGCTCACCAGAAGCATCCTTCACATGTCCCTTAACTGCATTTGTCTGCGCAAAGGAACTCACCGTCAGAAGCAGACCGCTTGCTAGGGTCAACGCTCTGAGAGGCAATTTAATTTTTACCTGCTTCATCATTTGCTCGATTTTTAAGTTAATGTATTATATTAAATTATTTACTTTTTCTTCTTTTCTTCTTGGCTTAAGTTGTTGTCGTTCCTACTCAAAATGCCGTTCTGGCTCTTTTCGGGGTCTTTCTGGCATCTTATTACTTATATTATAAGGTAGGAATGGGGCGCTTGCCCATAAACTTGTCGTTTCTGTGTGCAAAATTAAGTTCTTTTCTCTAATGTTGTACTATTTTTGTGTTAATTCCGTTATTTATTTTGTGCAAACGTTTGCACAGAATTTACTTGATTTATGTCAATGAATTCTGACCAATATTGAGGATATTTCGTAATTTTGCAGCACAACTAATAGCAATGGGCGATAAAGAAACAATAACAATGAAAGATATTGCTCGCGATCTGGGCGTAAGTGTTGCCACAGTGAGCCGGGCATTGAAGGACAGTTCTCGTATCAGTACTGCCCAAAAGGAGCGTATTCAGAAATACGCGCGTGAACATAACTTCTTTCCTAATTTCCTGGGTGAAGCTTTAAGACATAATAAGGTGAAGCCGATGAAGGTGATTGGAGTTATTGTGCCTCAGGTGGTACACTATTACTTCATGTCGGTGCTTTCGGGTATAGAGGAAGAGGCTAGAGCCAGAGGTTACCGTGTGATGGTGGCGCAGAGTAACGAGCGTTACGATAAGGAGGTGGCCATCTGTGAAGACTTCTATCAGAACAAGGTTTGTGGCATCATCGTTTCACAGGCGAAGGATACCAAGCAGTATGACCATTTCGAAAAACTGCTGCAGAATGGGGTGCCGCTCATCTTCTATGATAGAATATGTACGGGCGTGAACTGCTCGCGAGTGGTGGTAGATGACTATATGGGTGCCTTTACTGCCGTTACCCACATGATTGATACGGGCTGCAAGAAGATTGCCTTCTACGGCTCGCCGATGAATCTGGAAATCTCCAAGAACCGATATAACGGTTATCATGATGCGCTGGTAAAGCATGGCTTGACGGAGAACCCTGACTGGGTGAAGATCTGCGATGACCGTGCCAGTGCCGAAGCAATAACGCCGGATATTCTGATAGAGGAAGATCGTCCGGATGCTTTCTTTGCCATCAATGATGATACGGCAATCGGTATCCTCTATACCGCCAAGCGCATGGGATTCAAGGTGCCTGAAGAAATCAGCATCTGCGGATTCACCAATGGTGACCGTGCCAAGGCGTGCGACCCGATGCTTACTACGGTTGAGCAGCGAGGTGTAGCCGTAGGCGAGGAAGCTGCCAATATCCTGATTGGTCAGGTGGAAGGCTCCATCCCCAGAGATGAGGTGGAGAAGCGAGTGGTGAGAACACGACTTGTGGTGAGAGGAACAACAAGATAAAAATATAAAAACAATATAACGATGAAACAAAAACCTGATTTAAGTTTCTGGAAGCTCTGGAACTTGAGCTTCGGATTTTTCGGAGTACAGATTGCCTACGCCCTACAGAGCGCCAACATCTCCCGAATCTTTGCAACGTTGGGTGCTGACCCACACAACTTGAGTTATTTCTGGATTCTCCCTCCTCTGATGGGAATCCTGATTCAGCCTATCGTGGGCACGTTGAGTGATAAGACGTGGTGCCGCTTCGGTCGCCGCATCCCTTATCTCTTTGTGGGTGCTACGATTGCCGTCCTGGTAATGTGCCTGCTCCCGAATGCCGGTTCGCTCGGACTGACCGTGAGCGGTGCGATGCTCTTCGGACTGATAGCGCTGATGTTCCTCGATACGAGCATCAACATGGCGATGCAGCCGTTCAAGATGTTGGTAGGCGATATGGTAAATGAAAAACAGAAGGCAAAGGCTTACTCTATCCAGAGTTTCCTCTGCAATGCCGGTTCTGTAGCTGGATATATCTTCCCATTCCTCTTTACCTTCCTCGGTATCAAGAATTATGCTGAGAAGGGTGTGGTTCCTGATTCTGTCATCTGGTCGTTCTATATCGGTGCGGCTATTCTGATTCTCTGTGTTATCTACACCACGATGAAGGTGAAGGAGTGGAATCCACAGCAGTATGCGGAGTATAATGAAGCGAAGAGGGAAGAGGGAAGAGTGAAGAATCCTAATGCTGAGGCTTCTGAAGACAAGGCCGGTTGGATTACTTTGCTCCGTAAGGCGCCATCTACCTTCTGGAAGGTGGGACTGGTTCAGTTCTTCTGCTGGGCTGGTTTCCTTTATCTCTGGAATTATTCTACGGGAGCCATCGCTGAAACCGTATGGAATACGACCGATCCTGCTTCTGAAGCATTCCAGGAGGCAGGCAACTGGGTGGGCATTCTCTTTGCAGTTCAGGCTGTAGGTAGTGTAGTCTGGGCTGTGGTTCTCCCTCAGTTTAAGAATACGAAGGTGGCATACGCTGTCAGTCTGGTTATCGGCGGTGTGGGCTTTGCCCTCATTCCATTCCTGCATGACCAGTACTTGCAGTTTATCCCATTCCTGATGATTGGTGCCGGTTGGGCTGCCATGCTGGCGATGCCTTTCACCTTTGTTACCAATGCTTTGCAGGGATATGGTCACATGGGTGCTTATCTCGGTCTGTTTAACGGAACCATCTGTATCCCTCAGATTGTGGCTGCCATCTGCGGTGGAACTGTCCTGAGTCTGGTGGGTTCTCATCAGAGCGATATGATGATTGTGGCAGGTATCCTGCTGATTGCGGGTGCGCTGTCTGTGAGTATCATCAAGGATAAGAAATCAGAATAAAATGAAATGAACGATTAATTGATTGTTTCTACGGAGTGGGGACGTGCAAACGTTTGCACGATTTGCGAGAGAAAAATATGCAAATTTCTGATATGTTTTTCGCTCGTTTTTCTTACCTTTGTAGCATCAAACATAAATTATAACATTTTCAAGAGCCTTAAGAGTCTTATGACAATACAGTTTAATATAGATTATAAAGCAATGTTCGGCGAGCATATCGCTGTTAACATCCAGAGTGGAGAGGAAGTTCTGAAGCTTCCACTTCAGACCTCAGATGGGGAAAAGTGGGCATGCGACTGGTGTGTTGAATCACCAGAAAAATCGTATACCTATTATTATAGTGTAGAACGTGAAGGAAGAGCAGTCAAGACCGAATGGCTTATAATCAAGCATCAGCTCGATGTAAATGCCAAGAAGGCTGTGGCTTATACACTTTACGATCATTGGAAGGCTATGCCGGAGGATGCTTACCTCTACAGCAGTGCCTTTACCGATTGCATCAATCATCAGGCTCCACAGGAGATGAAGCTGGAAATGGGCAGCAAGATTGTGCGTCTGATAGTCCGTGTTCCTCAGCTTCGCGATGGTGAGCGCCTGGGTGTATTGGGTGCAGATAAAGCTTTGGGTGCCTGGGATGTGCAGAAGATTCTTCCGATGACTCAGCATACTTATAATGAATGGGTGGCTGATATTGATGCGACTCATCTTGAGGGCAGCCATCTGGAGTTTAAGTTCGTTGCTTTCAGAAATGCAAAGAATAATCTTCTCTGGGAAACCAGCATGAACAGAACCGTGGATTTGCCGGAGATGAAGGCAGGTGAGTTGGTATCTTATGAACTCGACCAGGCTTTCTTCGCTCTCTATAACCGCAAACTTGCCGGAACGCAGGTGCCAGTATTCTCATTGCGTACCCGTAAGAGTGCCGGTATCGGTGATTTCGGTGATCTGAAGACCATGATTGATTTTGTGGCTTCTACCGGTCAGAAGGTGCTCCAGCTCCTTCCTATCAATGATACCACCATCACCCATACATGGACCGACAGTTATCCATACAGCTGCATCAGCGTCTTCGCTATTCATCCGCAGTATGCCGACCTCCATGCTCTCCCTGAGCTGAAGGATGCCAAGGCTCGTGCTGAGGCTGAGAAGACACGTGCTGAGTTGAACGCACTGGATAAGATAGATTACGAGAAAGTAAATGATTTCAAGATAAATTACTTGCGCCAAATCTTCAATCAGGAAGGTGAAAAGATGATGAAGACAGCCGAATACAAGGCTTTCTTCCAGGATACTGAACTGTGGCTAGTTCCTTACGCACAATATTCTTACCTGCGTGATAAGAATGGTACGGCTGATTTCAACCAGTGGCCAGATCATCAGGTATGGGATGAGGCTGAGCGCAAGGCGCTTGCCGACCCTAAGACTGCTGCTTACAAGAACGTGGCGTTCTTCTATTTCGTACAGTTCGTACTGGACCGCCAGATGCAGGAGGCTCATGAGCATGCCAAGGCTAAGGGCGTTATTTTGAAGGGTGATATTCCAATCGGCGTAAACCGCAATGGTTGCGATGTATGGACGGAACCTAAATACTTCAACCTCAATGGTCAGGCGGGTGCTCCACCTGATGACTTCTCTGCCAATGGTCAGAACTGGGGATTCCCTACCTATAACTGGTTTGAGATGCTGAAGGATGGCTGCCAGTGGTGGAACCGCCGTTTCAAGAACATGGCAAGATATTTTGATGCTTACCGCATCGACCACGTATTGGGCTTCTTCCGTATCTGGGAGATTCCGGTACATAGCGTACATGGATTGCTCGGACAGTTTGCACCGGCGCTTGCCATGAGCCGTGAAGAGATAGAAAGCTATGGTTTGCACTTCCAGGAAGACCGTTTTACCCGTCCGTTCATTACCGATTGGGTATTGGACCGTATGTTCCATGAGCGTGCCGGCGAGGTAAAGGAGAAGTATCTCGACCGTCTGGATGACGAGCGTTATCAGATGAAGCCTGAGGTAGATACCCAGCGCAAGGTAGAGGCTCTCTTTGCTGACGTAACAAATGAGAAGGAACTCTGGCTGCGTGATGGCTTGTATGCCCTGATCAGCGATGTACTCTTCGTACGCGATCATACCAACCCTGGCGTCTTCCATCCACGTATCTCAGCCCAGCTCGACTTTATCTACGAGTCGCTCTATGATAATGACAAGGCTGCGTTTAACCGCCTTTACAACGACTATTTCTATCGCCGCAACAACCAGTTCTGGTATCAGGAGGCGATGAAAAAGTTGCCTAAGCTGGTTCAGGCTACCCGCATGCTAGTTTGTGCCGAAGACCTCGGTATGGTTCCAGACTGTGTGCCTTGGGTAATGGACGAGTTGAAGATATTGAGTCTGGAACTCCAGAGCATGCCAAAGGATCCATCGGTTAAGTTCGGACATCTGAGCCGTAACCCATACCGCTCGGTATGTACCATTTCGAGCCACGATATGCCTACTCTGCGCATGTGGTGGGATGAGAATATCCAGCGTACCCAGGAGTATTACAATACGATGCTCTACCGTCAGGGATCAGCACCTCATCCACTCCCAGGCTGGTTGGCTAGCGACATCATCAGCCGCCATCTTACCTCTCCATCCATGCTCTGCATATTGAGCATCCAGGACTGGTTGGCTACCGATGAGGCTCTTCGTCTGCCTGATGCCGATGCTGAGCGTATCAATATCCCGGCTAACCCTAAGCATTACTGGCGTTACCGCATGCACCTCAACATAGAGGATCTGGCTGCAGATAAGCGTTTCGTGCAGAATATCACAGAAATGATTTCGCAGTCTGGAAGATGCTAACTAACATGATTATATATAGTGCAAACGTTTGCACACTCATTTGCAGAAAAATACCCTCCCAAAACGTGGAGGGTATTTTTGTTTTTTGTATCTTTGCACTATCTTAAGAATAAACAGATAATGATTGAGATAAACTAACGAAGATTCAAAAAAAGAATAAACAACAACTGAACAGTATGAAAAAACTGAATGTATTAGTGATGGGTCTCTTGCTTCCTATGTTGGCAGCAGCCCAGACCGTAAAGTCGCCTAACGGCAACGTCTCGGTAACATTCTCTTTGACCGAAAAGGGACAGCCTACCTATGAGATGAGCTATAAGGGAAAGACTGTATGCAAGCCATCCCACTTAGGATTGGAACTGGCTAAGGATAAACATGCCTCTAAGGGCATGGAGGAAACCAGCCTGATGGATGGTTTTACTGAAACCGGCAGCAAGACATCGACTTTCGATGAAACCTGGAAGCCGGTATGGGGCGAGACCGCTACCATCCGCAACCATTACAACGAGATGGAGGTAAACCTGAACCAGGCTGCTTCTAAGCGTAACATCACCATCCGTTTCCGTGTATATGATTATGGTATGGGCTTGCGCTATGAGTTCCCACAGCAGGAAAGTCTGAATTATTTCGTCATCCAGGAGGAGCATACCCAGTTTGCCATGGCAGGCGATCATACCGCTTACTGGATTCCTGGTGATTATGATACACAGGAGTATGATTACAACATTACTCCATTGACAGGCATTCGCCCAATTATTGCGAAAAACCGTGAAGCTTACAAGAGCAATTCATCTACCACCGTCTTCTCTGATACCGGTGTTCAGACCTCTCTCCAGATGAAGACCAAGGACGGACTCTACATCAACATCCATGAGGCTGCCTGTCTGGATTATCCTACCATGCACCTCAATCTGGACGAGAAAACATTGACCTTCGAGTCTTGGCTTACTCCTGATGCCGTGGGCAGAAAGGGATTTATCCAGACTCCATTCAATACCCCTTGGCGTACCGTGATGGTAAGTGATGATGCCCGTGATATGCTTTCATGCAAGTTGACATTGAATCTCAACGAGCCTTGCAAGATTAAGGATACATCCTGGATTCATCCTACCAAGTACTGCGGTGTATGGTGGAACATGATTGTGGGTACCAAGACCTGGAGCTATACCAACGATCTGCCATCTGTGCGTCTCGGTGTTACTGATTACAGCAAGTGCAAGCCTAACGGTACTCATGGTGCAACCAACGAGGAAGTGAAGCGCTACATCGACTTTGCAGCCAAGAACGGTTTGCAGGAAGTATTGGTAGAAGGCTGGAACGAAGGTTGGGAAGACTGGTTCGGTCACCAGAAGCTCGATGTCTTCGACTTCGTGACTCCATATCCAGACTTCGATATCAAGATGCTCAACGACTATGCTCACTCTAAGGGCGTGAAGCTGATGATGCACCACGAGACATCTTCTGCAGCTCTCAACTACGAGCGCCACATGGAAGATGCCTTCAACCTGATGAACAAATATGGTTATGATGCCGTGAAGACCGGTTATGTGGGAGATATCATCCCAAGAGGTGAGTATCACTACAGCCAGTTGATGAACAATCACTACCAGCGTGTCATCGAGACCGCTGCCAAGCATCATATCATGGTAAATGCCCACGAGGCAACCCGTCCTACAGGTATCTGCCGCACCTGGCCTAACCTGGTTGGCAACGAGAGTGCACGTGGTACAGAGTATGAGGCATTTGGCGGTAACAAGTCTTATCATACCGTAATGTTGCCATTCACCCGTCTGCAGGGTGGTCCGATGGATTATACTCCTGGTATCTTTGAGACCAGGCTTTCTGAGTGGAGCAACAATAAGAGTTATGTTCATACCACTCTCTGTGGTCAGCTTTCTCTCTATCTCGTAATGTACAGTCCTTTGCAGATGGCTGCCGATCTTCCAGAGCATTATGAGAAGTATGATGATGCCTTCCAGTTTATCCGCGACGTAGCTTGCGACTGGGATGACTCCAAGTATCTGGAGGCAGAGCCAGCCAAGTATATCACCGTAGCCCGCAAGGCTAAGGGAACCGACAACTGGTTTGTAGGCGGTAAGACTGATGCAGCCCGCACAGCCGTAGTAAAGCTCGACTTCCTGGATAAGGGCAAGAAGTATGCTTGCGCTATCTATCAGGACGGCAAGAATGCTGACTACGAGAAGAACCCTAAATCTTACAAGATTGTTCACAAGACTGTGAAGAAGGGTGATGTTTTGAAGATTAACGAAGCACGTGGTGGTGGTTTCGCCATCTCTTTGCTCGCTAAATAAGCTTATAATTTCCGTATTTCCGTCCAACTGTCCGGTTGGTCGGAAATACGCTAAAAATGAGCGTAGATAATCTGTCACAGTTTTCTTCGCTCAGTTCGCTTTAATATCCTGTATACCAATAACTTAACAATATGAATATCCAAAAACTAATAATTGCAGCATTGACAGCAACCGTTTTACCAACTTCATTGAATGCCCAGCAGACATTCAATGAGATGATGTATTCCAAGGAGAAAACCATGTTTATCCTGAATGCTCCAACAGCCCAAAAGTCTTCTGTAACCCTCCGACTTTATAAGCAAGGTCAGGGAGGAAAGGCTTATAAAACGCTGAAAATGAAGAAGTTGGATAATGAGTGCTGGGAGGCTACCGTAAAGGGCGACCTCAAGGGAAAGTTCTATACCTTTGATATAGGCAAGGGTGAAACACCAGGTACATTTGCCAAAGCAGTAGGTGTGAACGGAAACCGTGGCGCCATCGTAGATTTGTATGATACCGATCCATCTGGATGGGATCAGGACGTGCGTCCTGCTCTGAAATCGCCAGCCGATCTCGTTGTCTACGAGCTTCACGTGCGTGATTTCTCCATTTCTCCTACATCCGGCTTGAAATATAAGGGCAAATATCTCGCTCTCACCGAGCCAAAGGCCATCGAATATCTCAAGAATCTGGGCATCAACGCCATCCACTTCCAGCCTGTATTCGATTTCGCTTCTATAGATGAGACCCGACTCGACAAACCGCAGTTCAACTGGGGTTATGATCCGAAAAACTATAATGTGCCGGAAGGCAGTTACGCTACCGACCCTTATTCTCCAGCAACCCGCATCAAGGAGTTCAAGGAGATGGTGATGGCGCTGCATAAGGCAGGCATCCGAGTGATTTTCGATGCCGTATATAACCATACTTTCGATATCAATGGCAGCAATTTCCAGCGTACCTATCCTGATTATTATTATCGCAAAACCAAGGATGGTAAGTATTCTGATGGTTCAGGCTGTGGCAACGAGACTGCTTCAGAGAAGCCTCTCATGCGCCAGTTTATGCTGGAGAGCGTGAAATACTGGATAGACGAATATCATATCGATGGTTTCCGTTTCGATCTGATGGGTGTTCATGACATCGAAACCATGCAGGCTATCCGTGAGATGGTAAACCGCATCGATCCCAGCATCTATATTTATGGTGAGGGATGGAGTGCAGGCAGCTGTGCTTATCCTACCGAGAAACTGGCGGTGAAGGCGAATACCCAGCAGCTCAAGGGCATCGGTGCTTTCAGCGATGATATGCGCGATGCGCTCCGTGGTCCTTTCTCTGATGACCATCAGGGAGCGCTCCTGGCTGGTCTTACAGGTCAGGAGGAGAGTCTGAAGTTCGGTATTGTGGGTGGCATCGCCCATCCGCAGGTGGATATGACAAAGGTGAACTATGACAAGAAGCCTTGGACCAACAATCCTACCGAGCAGATCAGTTATGTAAGCTGCCATGACGATATGTGTCTGGTAGACCGTCTGAAGGCAAGCATCGCATCTCTTACCGACAAGAATATCCCTGAAGCAATACGTACTGCCGAGTTGCTCCGCATCGACCAGCTTGCGCAGACCTGCGTCTTCACTTCACAGGGTGTTCCTTTCATCCTTGCCGGCGAAGAGATGCTCCGCGACAAGAAGGGAGTACACAATAGCTATAATTCTCCTGACAGCATCAACCAGTTTACCTGGACCAATCTGCAGAAGTATCCGCAGGCGTTTGCTTATTACAAGAGTCTGATCCAGCTCCGCAAGAATCATCCGGCATTCCGTCTTTCAACAGGCGATAAGGTACGTCAGCATCTGGAGTTCCTGCCTGCTCAGGAAACTTGTCTCGTAGGTTTCCAGCTCAAGAATCTGGAGGGCATTGATGCGTGGAAGAACATCATCGTGATCTATAACTTCAATAAGGAGGCAAAGAAGATGCAGATTCCTGAGGGTAATTATACCGTGGCTTGCTGCAATGGTGTGATTAACGAGGAAGGTTTAGGCTTTGTTTCGGGAAAGGAAGTTGAGGTTGCCCCTCAGTCAGCCCTGATACTTTATCAGAAATAGTTTATATATTTAATTAATAAGGTGTAATATGAAAAAGATAATAGCTTCTTTATTGCTTATGAGTAGCGCAATAAGTATGAATGCAGCGGTTAACGTGAACCGCATTGAACCTACCGACTGGTATGTGGGCATGAAAGATGCTTCACTCCAGCTGATGGTGTATGGCAAGGATATCAAGAATGCCGATGTAACGGTAGACTATCCGGGTGTGAAGGTAGACAGCATAGCCCGCCTTGATTCCCCTAATTATCTCCTGGTTTATCTTAACCTCGATGGGGCAAAGGCTGGTGAGATGACCCTCAACTTCAAGCAGGGCAAACAGTCGAAGAAGGTAAAGTATGTGTTGAAGAACCGTGAGATGGCGGGCGATAAGCGCATCGGTTTCTCTAATGAAGATGTGCTCTATATGCTGATGCCAGACCGTTTCGCCAACGGCAATCTGAAGAATGATGCCTTTAAGGCGATGCGTGATAAGACCTGCAACCGTGCAGAGCCTAGTTTGCGCCATGGTGGCGACCTGGAGGGAATCCGCCAGCACTTGGATTATTTTAACCAGTTGGGTGTAACCGCTCTGTGGTTTACCCCGGTTTTGGAGAACGACAGTCCAAGTAACGGCAAGAACAGCAGTTATCATGGATATGCTACCACCAATTATTATCGTGTAGACCCACGTTTCGGAACCAATGCCGATTATAAGCAGCTGATAGATGAGGCTCACAAGAAAGGTTTGAAGATTGTGATGGATATGATTTTCAACCATTGCGGTTTCGAACATCCTTGGGTTGCCGATATGCCATCAAAGGACTGGTTCAATACACCGGAATGGCTGGCTCCTGAAAATCAGACTGCCGAGCATCAGAAGAACATCGGTACGGTGGATGGCGCTGCTAAGGTGAACGATAAGTATCTGCAGACCAGTTATAAGCTGACTCCTGTACTCGATCCATACGCCAGCAAGGTTGATCTCACAGAAACCGTAGATGGCTGGTTTGTTCCAACCATGCCTGACCTCAACCAGCGTAACCCACACGTTATCAAGTATCTGATTCAGAACAGCGAGTGGTGGATAGAGAGTGCAGGTATCGACGGCATCCGTATGGATACCTATCCTTATGCCGACCGCGATGCGATGGCACACTGGATGAAGGTGCTGGGCGAGGAGTATCCTCACTTCAATACCGTAGGCGAGACTTGGGTAACCGAACCTGCCTATACTGCAGCCTGGCAGAAGGACAGCAAACTTTCTGAGAAGAACAGCTATCTGCCAACCGTTATGGATTTCGCTTTCTTCGACCGCATCAACAGTGCAAAGAAAGAGGAGACCGATGACTGGTGGAACGGCATGAACCGTCTCTACAATGTGTTCTGCTACGACTATCTCTATCCTAATCCAAAGAGCGTAATGGCATTCATCGAGAATCATGATACCGATCGCTTCCTGGGTGAAGGCAAGGATACCCTGGCTTTGAAGCAGGCGCTGTCATTGCTTCTTACTATCAACCGCACTCCTCAGCTCTATTATGGTACAGAGGTGCTGATGAACGGTACCAAGAGTGTGACCGATGGCAATGTACGCAAGGACTTCCCTGGCGGTTGGGCTGGTGACAAGCACAATGCCTTTACGGCAGAGGGCAGAACTCAGGCAGAGAACCAGATGTTCAACTGGCTCAGCAACCTGTTGCACTGGCGTCAGGGCAATGAAGTGATTACCAAGGGCAAGCAGACCCAGTTCTGTCCTCAGAAGGGTGTTTACGTAATTGCCCGCCAGTATAAGGGGAAGAATGTGATGACGGTTATCAACGGCAAGAACGAGGCAAACGAACTGAATGTTTCCCGTTATGCAGAGATTATCGGTTCTCATGACAAGGCTACGGATGTTACAAACGGTCGCACCGTTCTTATCAACAAGAACGTGAAGCTCCGTCCTCGCCAGAGCATGATTCTTGAATTCTAGAAAAAAACTCAAGAAAGTGCCTAACGGTGTTATTTTACACTGATAGGCACTTTTTTTCTTGTATTTATTCTTTTGTTTCGATTATTCTTCGTACTTTTGCAAGCATAACCTATATAGATAAATGATTAGATACATTTTTTCCATCATAGCAGCATTCTTCATAACCTTGAGCAGTTGGGCGCAAGGTGGACTGCCTAGTCGCTATAATGTAAGCTATCTCAATATGGCTGCAGGTATGCCGAATAATTTTGCTGATGATATCTTTCAGGACTCTTACGGCTTCGTATGGATCAGTACGCATGGTGGTGGTCTGGTACGCTACGATGGTTTCAATTTCATGAACTTCGGTTTGGGGGCTGTAGGAATCAGTCTGCGAAGCAACAGTTGCCGTAATGTCTGCGAAGATCCGTTCAAGCGCCTTTGGATAGCTTTTGAGGAAGGTCCGCAGGTGCTCGACCTCAATACCATGCAGCCTGTTGTTCCACCTTGTGTGAACAGCCAGGTAGAGGCACAACTCAACAAAGTATTCAAGAACCTTTGCACCCGAATATATTGTGATGCAAAGGGCAATATATGGATGCTGTCTTTCAACCAGCTTACCCGTTTCGGCTTTAACGAAAAGGGCGAGGTGAGCAGCGTCTTGTCCACATCCTATCCTTATAATGCTCCCGACCTCGGAATCTGTGATGTCTATCGCAGAGGAACGGTTGTATTATGCAACAATGGAGTGGTGAGCGAGTTTTCTGTGAAGAACAATCGGCTCGTAGCAAAGAATATCTCATCCCTGTTTCCTCCGCTCGAAGGTCGGTATGGGGGGGCGCTTATTTATTATCATGGTAAGATATGGATGGGTACGAATCGCGGATTGTTTAATAGTGCAAAGCAGGAATTCCATTGCTCTGCTACCGACCATTCGCTCCAGCACGAAGTAGTGACGAGCCTTGCTGTTTCTCCAGATGACAAACTTCTGGTAGGAACGCTCTGTGGCGTAGATATCTTCTATGATAAGACCGGAGAGATAGAACATTGGAACACTGCTACGGCTGTGAATCCGCTGAGCAGCAACTTTATCAACAGTCTTTTCTCTAAGAACGGACAGATATGGGTAGGTTCCGAGACAGGTGGTGTTATCAAGCTGGCTCCACGTCAGCTGAATTTGGAATTCTACCGTCACGACCCCGCCAACCCAGGCAGCATCTCTCCCAACGCAGTCAATGCCATGTATGCGGCAGCTGACGGAACCCTGTGGGTAGGAACTGTAGAGGGAGGTCTCAATGCCTTGACTCCAGGCAGCATGAACTTTGTTCATTATACGGTGGCAAATTCCGGTTTGCCGCATAATACCGTCTCGGTTCTTGCAGCTGATAACCGCAATCAGCTCTGGATTGGTACCTGGGGAAGGGGTATCGCTGTGATGAATCTCAGTCAGCCGGGCAAAATTATTCCTCTGATGGTTGATGCAAAGCATCAGCATTTTCTCAATTTTGCCGGTGCTTTGGCTTACGATCCTATCAATGATGGTATGTGGCTTGGAACCAATGATGGTCTCTTCTTCTATGATATGAAGCGCCGCCAACTCATCGAACCTTTCAGGGGATGCCTGAATGTGCGCGGCTGCATTGGTTCTCTGATAACCCGAAAGGGCAAACTCCTGATGGGTTGTGTGCAGGGAATGGTAGAGGTCGACCTCAAGTCGCGTGCTCATGGTAAGGGCGATTTCGCTGTAACGTATCATCAGTATAAACTCGACAATCCGAAGAGTGGAGTCTTCGATAAGATATTGTCTTTCTGCCAGGCTAAGGATGGAAAGATATGGATGGGCAGTAACGGCTACGGTCTGTATTGCTATACCAGCGATAAAAACGGAAAGACTCAAGTGAAGTCGTATACCACGAATAATGGATTAGCCAACAATACCGTGAAGGGTATTGTAGAGGACAACCAGGGTATGTTGTGGATAGCTACCGATAACGGACTCTCTATCTTCAATCCGAAGACCGAGGCATTCTGCAGTTTCTCCCGTGAAGACGGTCTGATCAGTTCGCAGTTCTATTTCAATGGAGCCATCTGCAATGCCAAGGGCGAAATATTCCTGGGCACCGATGCGGGTATGATGGCTGTAAAGGGCATAAACCGTTCTGTGCATCAGACGGGTAAGTTGTGCTTTACCGAACTTCTGGTAGATAACCAGCCTGTCTTTGCCGGCAGCGATTATCTGGAAGAAGACATTTCTATTGCCAGAAAGTTGCGTATCCATGAGAGTGATAAGTCGTTCACCCTCTTTTTCTCAGCGCTCAATTATGGCTGCGAGACACAGGGCGTGTACCTTTATCGCATGAAGGGATACGAGAATGAGTGGGTTCAACTCAAGGCTGGTCAGCATAGTGTGCGTTATTCCACTCTGCCAGCTGGAGACTATAAGTTTGAGGTGAAATATATCCCATCTATCAATTCCGACAAGGAGCAGGTGATCTCTGTAGAAGTTCAGATTACTCCTTATTTCTGGAAGAGCTGGTGGTTTGTTGCTCTTATTATAATAGGTATCATTGCCTTGCTCCAATATGCTTATGTGCGCCGTCTCAACAAGATGCGCGAAGAGGAAGTTGAGGCTCTGTACCGTCCTATCGAGGCAGCGATGAAGGAAAGTGATGAACCAGAAAAGCTGCAGAGTCGCATCCAGATGATTCTGCAGAACCAGAAGCGTTATCAGGACAGTCAGAAAAAGAGCATTGAGGCTGACAGGAAGATGGTAGAGGAGACTATGCGTCCATTCATGGAAGAAGTGATGGATGTGATGGAGAAGAATTACGATAATTCGGAGTTTGGTGTACAGGAACTGGCAGATGCCTTAGGTATATCCCGCAGTGTACTGAGCAAGAATCTCTCCAAGGAGACAGGTTTACCAACAGCCCAGTTTATCCGCAACTACCGTCTCGACATCTCGCGCAAGATGATGGCTGATAAAACTTCCAACCGAAATATTACGGAGATAGCCTACCGTGTAGGCTTCAACGATCCGAAGTATTTCACCCGTTGCTTCACCAAGCAGTTTGGTATCTCGCCGACTGCATATAAGGATCAGTTGGATTCTCAGGGTTCAGATATGGCATAGTTCTCCTTGGATTCTTCGGAGAAATAATGTTCCAGGATGTGATAATTTGTTAAGTAAACAAAATAAAACCGTGGGGTTGCTTGATATAAGTCAAGTAACCCCTTGTTTTGTATGTGTGGGTACACAACTGGTGGATAAGCACGTAATATCCTTAAAAATCCACTGTTTATGCGGTTTGTCCACCTATAAAACCCAATTGTCCACCCAATATAATCCGGTTAATTGTACTTTTGCCACTGAAAAATGATGGTTGATGTATAGTTTGGCCAGCATTAATCATTTCATCCGCAACCTAAAAAGAGAACGGACGAAGCAATAACAAACTGTAAAAATTGAATAAACAAAGTATAAACCTAAAAATTGATAAGCAATGAGGAAACAATTATTCTCTATGATGCTATGCCTAGGTGCTGTTGGTGGTGCTTCTTTTGTCACCCCAATGCCCGCAATGGCTGCAGTTGCACAAGATCAGGTGATCACGGTCAAGGGACATGTTGTAGATGATCAGGGTGAACCTCTGATTGGTGCAACAGTTAAGACTAAAGATGCCAAGACTGGTGCAGTTACCGACTTAGATGGTAATTTCGAAATTCGAGTAAAGGCTAATGCGACTCTTTTCGTGAGCTATCTTGGCTACAAGGAGCGTGAGATTGCAGTGCGCGGTCGTGCCATTATCGAATCTATCCAACTCTCTGCCGACAATCAGGTGCTCGACCAGGTTGTAGTAGTGGGTTATGGTACACAGAAAAAGGCAGACCTTACCGGTTCTGTATCTATCGTAAATGCTGAGGAGATGAAGAAGGTATCAAACTCTAACATCTCTACTATGCTTGAAGGTAAGGTTGCCGGTGTGCAGATTACATCAGACGGTCAGCCTGGTGCAGATCCAAGTGTGAGAATTCGTGGTATCGGTTCTTTCGGTAGCACAGCTCCTCTTTATGTCATCGATGGTGTGCCAATGGGTACCACTATCCGTGACTTCTCTCCTAATGATATCGAGACCATCCAGATTCTGAAGGATGCTTCTGCGGGTGCCATCTATGGTTCCCGTGCTGCGAATGGTGTCGTTATTATCACTACCAAGAATGGTAAGAAAGACCAGCCTCTGAAGGTGAACTACTCCGGTTACTTTGGTGTTGACCAGATTCCTGGCGATGTATATGATGTAATGAACGCCGACCAGTATAGCAACTATCTGGGTCAGGCTTGCAAGAATTCCAACACTCCTCTGCCTGGCGGTTACAAGATGGGCGAGGATGGAATGTATCATTTCCAGGACGAAACCAACACAGATTGGTTTGACGAGGTATTCAAGACCGGTATCCGACAGAACCACAACGTAGCCCTCAGCGGTGGTAGCTCTCACAGTACTTATAATGTATCTCTCGACTACTATAACCAGAAGGGTACCTTGGAAGGTGCAGGTCCTAACTACGAGCGTTACACAGCCCGTGTGAACAATACCATGGACACCAAGTTCGTGAAGTTCCGTACCAGCATGGTTTACTCTCACTCTAACCAGGACAACATGGGTCTTTCCAATGCCTCAGAGTATGTCCAGGGTCTGTATGGTGATGTAACCAACGTGCTCCGTGGTACACTTCTGATGCAGCCAACCATCAAGGCTTATGATAAATCAACATGGGTTCTCGATGACAAGGTAGGTGCAGCTAATGGTTATCGCTACGATGCCTATGGCTATGGTGTATATTATGATGGCGTACATGGAGATATCTCTGCATCCAACCCATTGTTGGTGAATAACCTCTTGCAGCGCAACACTTTGGTGGACCGCTTCGTAGGTACCGCTTCTGCCGACGTAGATTTGTTGGGCATGGTAGGTATCAAGAGCAAGAACCATGGTCTTCACTATAATGTAAACCTCTCTTACAGCAAGACAGAGGCAAAGGATAAGACCTGGATTCCTTCCTGGATTCAGAGCAACCGTGTATATCTTGCCAAGGAGAATGAGCGCCTTACCAAGGGCTCACGCAACTACAGCGACGCCTTGGTTGAGAATACCATCACATACGATGGCAAGATTGGCAAGCACAACATCAACCTGCTCGCCGGTATGACATACGAGGAGGAAAATACCAACCTCCTGACTGGTTGGGGTATCAACTTCACTGAGCCATACTTCCTCCAGCTTCAGAATGCCAAGAATACTTACTCTGAGTCATACGAGTATAAGCATAGTCTGGCATCATACGTAGGTCGTTTGAACTACAACTATGATGAGAAGTATCTGCTTTCTGCAGTAGTACGTCGTGACGGTAGCTCCCGTTTGAGCAAGAACATCCGTTGGGCAACCTTCCCATCTGTATCTTTAGGTTGGCGCTTCGATAAGGAGAAGTTCTTCCCTATCAGCCGCGACATCGTTAACATGTTCAAGATTCGTGCCAGCTATGGTGAGCTCGGTAACGAGAACATTGGTGAGTACCAGTATATGGCTAGCATGAACCGTAACAACATGACTTACAGCTTCGGCAACAGTCTTGTAACCGGTTCTGCCGTTTCTACCTTCGTGAACAACGATATCGCCTGGGAGAAGAAGAAGACCACCAACGTGGGTATCGACCTGGCAATGTTCAACAACCGTTTGGAGTTCACTGCCGAGTGGTATAAGAACAAGTCAGAAGACCTGCTTTACTCAGTTCCTGTGCCAGCACAGACCGGTGTATCCAACACCTTTGTAACCATGAACGCTGCCTCTATGGAGAACAGTGGCTTCGAGTTCAGCGCTACCTACCGCAACCGCGATCATGCCCTCAAGTATGATATCAGCGCCAACGTAAGTACCTTGAAGAATAAAGTAACTTCTCTGGGTATCGGTAAGAATTCATACATTACGGGTGCATACGCTACTTACGTAGGTCAGGAGATTGGTAAGTTCTATGGTTGGGTTTACGAGGGAATCGCCCGTACACAGGATGAACTTGATGGACATGCAACCCAGCAGGGAGCCAATGTTGGTGATTGTCTCTACAAGGATATCTCAGGTCCTAACGGAGAACCAGATGGCGTAATCGATGCTTACGACCAGACCGTATTGGGCAGTGGTCTTCCAAAGGTGAACTTCGGTTTGAGCACTCACATGGAGTATAAGGGTTTCGACCTCAACATCTCAACCTACGGAGTTTTGAATTATCATGTATCAGATGATATCTATAACAGTTTGAACTCTTGCTACGGCTATGGCAACAAGGAAGTAGGAATGCTGGATGCCAATCGCTGGTCAGAGGATGGTTCTACCTACCTCTCTAGTGTTCCACGCACCTATGCAGCCAACAATGCAACATTAGGCTGGAACGACCTCTTCAGCTCTCGCAAGATTCAGAATGCTGCTTACTGGAAGATAGCCAACGTAGAGTTGGGCTACAACTTCCCAGACAAGTGGTTTGGTGGATATGTAAGTGGTGTACGTCTCTATGTATCAGCACAGAACCTCTACACCTTCACAGGCTATCATGGATATAATGTAGACTACGCTGGCGGTACCTTTACCCCAGGTTATAACTTCTGCTCTTTCCCAAGTGCCAGAACGTTTATGTGCGGTCTCCATTTCACATTCTAATAATGAGAATAGACAAGAATAAGATTCATTATTATTTAAAAGAACATTTGATATGAAACTATATAAATTATCATTAGCTCTCTTCCTTGGCCTCGGTGCTATGGCTACCACATCTTGCGAGGACAAGTTGGATGTTACCAATCCTAACCAGCAGACCACCGGTACCTTCGGTTTCAATGCTGATGATCTGGAGGAGTGCGTTATTGCAGCATACAACCATATTCGTATGGAAGGTTCTTCGGCACGTGTGGGTTATACCCTCGATGTGACACGTGGCGATGAGGTATGGAACTCATCACAGGTATGGTACATGCCATTCGATGACATGAACGACCCTGTGACGGATGAAATCTCCATGTGGCCTTGGCGTGAGGCTTACTATACTATTAATGTATGTAACTTCATTCTTTCACGTACCACAGGCGATGATGCTTCGCTCAGCGAAAGCATGAAGCGAATCAAGGGACAGGCTCTCTTCCTCCGCGGTTATTCATACTATACATTGGCAGGATATTACCAGAATCCTGCGCTGATAACTGATTATGCCAACTATTCTTCTCTGGATGGTCTCTATGGCAAGAACAGTACCTACGACGATGTGCTCGATCAGGTAGAGAAGGACTTCTCAGAGGCAATGACTCTCCTCCCATCACGTGATGAGGGTGGCGAGTGGGCAAAGGGTCGTGCTACCTGCGGTGCTGCTGCCGGCTACTATGCCCGCACTCTGATGCAGCGCCATAAGTATAGCGATGCACTCGTTGTACTCAAGGACATCATGAACAAGAAGTATGGCTCTTACAAGCTGATGGCCAACTATGGCGACAACTTCCGTGAGGGTTCTGCTTATGAGAACAATGCCGAGAGCCTCTTCGAAATCCAGTATCTCGACTACGGTTCACAGGGTGTAGATGATGAGTGGACTCCTGGTAATACCAGTCCTAATGCTACACAGGGTCATGCCGTAGAGTCTAACTTCGCTCCAGGTAGATTCGGTGGATGGGCAGACCTCTCAGCTTCTCCATGGTTGTACAACCTCTTCAAGCAGGAGCGTACCACAGCTGGTAAGTTGGATCCACGTCTCTACTGGACCATCGGTACATACGAGACAGACTGGGTTGGTTTTGAGAATGGTAACGTAGCTTACAAGAGCGAGATGACAGCTTCTGATACCATCATAACCAACAACAACTATGGTGGTCTTCCTATCGCTAAGTGGACCAATTTCCGTACCAACCTTTATGATAAGGTGACAACCGGTCTTCATTGCGGTATCAACCTCCGTATGATGCGTTATTCAGACGTTTTGCTTCGTGCTGCAGAGTGCGAGAACGAGGTGAACGGTCCTACACAGCAGGCTATCGACTGGATTAACCAGGTTCGTGAGCGTGCCAACCTGAAGGATTTGAGTCTCTCAGACTTCGATACCAAGGATAAGCTCTTCGAGCAGATTGCCAATGTAGAGCGTCCAAAGGAGTTCGGTTGCGAGTATGGTCGTGGTTTCGATTTGATTCGTTGGGGATTCTTCTATGATCAGGGTCGTTTGGCTCAGTTGAAGGAGCACGGAACCTTCCGTCGTTCTCCATACAAGGCAAAGGAGTCAGTAAGCTACTCTTTGGTAGGTGTTGATTCAGAGGTGAAGAGCTCTTACGATACATACGTACCAGGTCATGAGTTCCTGCCTATCTATCAGGGCTTGTTGAATGATAACCCTAACCTGACAGGTAACTCAGCTAATACGAATACGGATAACTCATCTGATTTCTTCGGAAGAGGTTGGACTGTTCATCCTGTAGTTAACTTGGGCAACTAATAATATCTATTCCTATGGGGGGGCTTAAGGATAGCCCCATAGGAAAACCAAAATAACAATTTATATATTTATAATAGGATATAATATGAAACGTCTAAATAAATTAGCATCCGTCTTCTGTGTGGCAGCCATGGCATTGACAGCGATGACAGGATGTGAGGGTAGTGACATGTTTAGCGTCAACTCTCCTGATTGGCTCTCTGAAAAGATTGATTCAATCGAAAAAGCTAACCAATCTACAGAGGAAGTGCTCGTAGGTATGAATGAGGATGTTTATACTGTAGGTAATACTGATTTCTCTTCAGCCTTTTTTACTTCATTCTCAAAGTATTATGTGGTTCAAGACAACCAGAAGTGGAATGCCGTGTTCAATCTGAACATCAATCCTTCTGCGACTAACACCTATAAGAACTTTGCCCTCGTCATCACCAATGATGTGGATCGTGGCGGAACAGGTTATACCGAGTATGGTGCTATCCGTTTTGATAACCAGCCAAGCGGTAACTCTGAGTGGGGTGACCATATCGACAGAAGCTGCGTGCAGAGTAATCTCACCTTTGAAACTGATACAGACAAGGGTGTAGATAAGTTGGGTGGTAAGGTAACATTGACGGTTGACCGTTCCCGTGTAGATACTTTCATGGTGAAGATTACCAATGGTACTGTTACCAAGACCTACATTCAGCCATCTAAGATTGCTAATCTGAATGCAGACGAGAGCAATACCAACATCCGTTGCTTCCTGGTACCTGAGGGCTCTTACATCGATTTCATGCAGAGCAACGTAGAACCTATCGGCGGTTATACATCTGCCCAGGATAAGGCTCCGGTTTCTATGGTGTTGAACAATGTTCCTGCCGAAGTAGACGAGAATACACCCCTAGAGAAGGCAATGGAGAATGTATCTGCTACCGTAACCTTCGAGGAAGGTATAACCAAGGTAGTTCCTGCCAAGGAACTTTATTTCTCTCCCATCAACGATATGGATGTTTCTGGCACCAAGAACCTCATCGTCATCTATAACAAGACATTCAAGGGCGAGAATGCTTCTACTCCTATCGTTGCACAGAAGACATTCGAAGTTGTGCCAGCTATCACAGCTCTCCATATAGTAAGTGCGCCTAAACGTCTTGACTATACATATTATGAAGCTTCTGGTATAACATTGCCAGAAAATGCAACTTTGGCTTTAGATGTAAAAGGCTTGGCAGTACAAGCTACATATTTGGATGGCAAGACTCGTGACATTGCTCTTGATAAGTTAACTTTTTCTAACGTACCTATGAAGGTTGGTAAGCAAGCTATTACGGTAACTGCAAAAAATGGTGTTAAGACAACTTTCGATGTTAATGTAACGAAGAGTGCTGCTACATTCGTAACCCCTAGCCCTGCAGTCTTGGGTGCAGAGGATTGCACTAGTCCATTTTGGAGTGCTCACCTTGATGCAGATGTTCATGTCCCTTCTGGTGAAGCTCGTGCATTCTCTCTGACTAATTATGGCGCAGCTGCTAATTTTAACAATTATGTAATAGTCCTCCGCAAGGCTGATTTGAGTGAGTATGGTGTGTTCCGTTCTGACAACTGGGGATGGGGCGCCGCTGTAGGTGGTGATGGTGCTCCTAGTATCTCTCATGCAGGAACTCAGGGTGAATGGGCAACTTGGCTTGCTGGTATGAATGGTGCCAAAGTACAAGTTTATGTAGCCAATCAAAATGGTAAGGTTAATATTTTGGCAGTGATGGTTGGTACTACAGGACAGGTTTCTACACAGTATTATCTGGATATTCCTGTAGAGGCTGATGATGTCAATGTTGACTTTACTGTAGATAGCAGCTGCTTGAAGTTCGATTCTACATCTTCTGCTCGCAAGCACTATACTCGTGCTCACCGCAGATAATCCTCGAAGAGAAATCTTTGGCAAAACTATAATAATAAAGGTAGGTCTTGATGCTAACAGGCTTCCATAGACCTGCCTTTATTAGAAAGAAAATATAAAGGATATAAAAACTAACTAAACGTAAGGAAACAATGAAGAAACTTCATACTTTAGTACTATTGCTCGCTTGTACTTTGGCGGTAGGCTGTAGCAGTGGAGGCGATGACCCAATTGACGATCCAAAGCCTACACCAACTCCTACGCCTACTCCAACACCTAGTGATCCAACGGATGCCGACTTAGCAAACTACAAGTGCCCAACCTATGTTGATAACTATGTATCCATAGCCGACTGGAGTAAGCGTAGCCAGTGGAATCTTGCCAATGTGCACGACCCATCGGTGATGAAGGCAGCCGACGGCTATTATTATATGTATCAGACTGATGCCAGCTATGGCAATGCCCACGATGGTCATGGACACTTCCATGCTCGTCGAAGCAAAGACCTCGTAAACTGGGAATATCTCGGTGGTACGATGAAGGTGGCTCCTGCTTGGGTGAAGGCTAAGTTGAACGAGATTCGTGCTGAGCAAGGTTTGGCTCCTATCGCCAACCCAAAATATGGCTATTGGGCTCCTTGCGTAAGAAAAGTGAAGGATAATCTTTATCGTATGTACTATGCCATCGTGGTGGACAACTACATCAAGACAGGTGGCATTACCTATGATGGCTCTTGGACGGAGCGTGCCTTCATCGGTATGGCAGAGACTACGGACCCAGCCAGCAACAAGTGGACAGACAAGGGTTTCGTGATTTGCTCTTCTTCTGATAAGGGTAAGAACTGGACTCGCAAATCGAACAGCGACTGGGACGGCTACTTCAAGTTCAATGCCATCGACCCTTCGTTCATCATCACACCTAATGGCGAGCACTGGCTTATCTATGGCTCTTGGCACAGCGGTATCGCTGCCGTGCAGTTGAACCCAGAGACAGGCAAGACCTTGAAAGAACTTCCTAAGTCATACGGTACAGCAGATGAGATTGCTCCTTACGGAAAGCTTATCTTCACTCGTACCAACGGTAGTCGTTGGCAGGGAGCTGAGGCTCCTGAGGTTGTATACCATGATGGATATTATTATCTCTTCTTGGCTTACGATGGCTTGGATGTTCCTTACAACACCCGTGTGCTTCGTTCCAAGAATGTGGACGGTCCTTACGAGACGATGAACAACAGAGTGACTAATGCAGCCAATGGCGCAGGTGACAATCCTACCGTCTTGACTCATCCTTATAAGTTCAGCCAGGGATATGGTTGGGTAGGCATCAGCCACTGTGCCGTCTTCGACGATGGCGCGGGCAACTGGTATTATGTATCCCAGCAGCGTTTCCCACAGAATGTAGGTGGAAATGCTTATAGCAACGCCCTGATGATGGGTGGCGTGCGCAGTATCAAGTGGAATGAGAACGGATGGCCTGTTGTCATGCCTGAGCGTTATGGCGCTGTGCCACAAGTGGCTATCAAGGCTAGCGAACTGGCTGGCACTTGGGAAGGTATCGACCTCGCTTATGAGTATGGCAAACAGCGCGTCAGCACCGAATTTACACTCAATGCCGACGGCTCAATGACGGGTGGTACGGCTTGGCCTAATGTGAAGGTATGGAACTTTGATACTTCTTCTAATACACTCACCATCGGTACTACCAAGCTCAAGGTACAGCGTGAGGTTGACTGGGAGGCTAGTCCTCGCAAGTTGACTATCGTATACTCTGGCGTCAGTGGTAGCAAGAGCTTCTGGGGCAAGAAAAAATAAATGTTAGTTAGTTTTTAAGGTATAAAAGAATCTAAGTAGAATCTTTGGGGGAGTTAAGTAGTGAAGCTATGACTCCCCTTTTTTGTTAAAAAAATAGAGAAGATATACAGATGAAACAAACTGCAATGAAATATTTTGGCATTGTGGCGATAGCCATGATGCTAGCGCCAGCTGAGTCTCGTGCACAACAGCCTTTGGTTGTAGATACTCCTTTTGTCCACGACCCCGTAATGGCGTATGAGAATGGCAAGTACTATCTCTACTGCACAGGTCATGGCATCACGCAGATGACCTCCACCGACCGCAAGCATTGGACCATCGTTCCTCAGGGCGTGCTCAAGAACAGCGAGATTCCGGCATGGACGCATGATAGTGTGCCAGGTTTTACCACGCATATCTGGGCTCCGGATGTTATCCGCTTCAAGAACAAGTGGTATCTGGCTTATTCCTGTTCCACTTTTGGCAAAAATACTTCTGCCATCGGCTTGCTGAGCAATACTTCCTTATCTGATAAGGATGGATGGAAGGATGAGGGCTGCCTCGTCGCCTCTAAGGGCGATAGAGACAACTGGAATGCCATCGATCCGAATTTCATTGTTGATGAGAAGGGAAACCCTTGGCTTACCTGGGGTTCTTTCTGGGATGGTATCCAGATGATCAAGTTGGATAAGAAGACGATGCATGTCAAGAAAGGCGCCAAGCCTCAGACCATCGCCCGCCGTCATGCCGTAGGCGATGCATCAGCAGAACCGAATCCTACTTCTAAGTTTGCCGGTACCAATGCCATCGAGGCTCCTTTCATCATGAAACATGGTGGTTATTACTATCTCTTCGTGAGCTGGGATTACTGCTGCCGTGGCATCAAGAGCAACTATCGTGTTGCCGTGGGCAGGAGCAAGAAGGTGGCTGGTCCTTATCTGGATAAGGAGGGTAGGGACATGCGCAATGGCGGTGGTACGCTGATTCTGGAAGGCGATAAGAAAGAATATGAGGCGATGGGCCATTGCTCTGCCTACTCTTTCCCTGATGGCGATTTCTTCTTCTGTCATGGTTACAGCGTGCCAAAGAATGGCGCCAGCATCCTGGTTCAGAAGAAAGTCAACTGGACGGAAGATGGGTGGCTGACGCTGGAATAGCCTCGATTTTTAAAACACGGACAAATTGAATTTGTCCGGCTCTTTGTCCGGTGGCTTGTAAGTTCTTGAAAATAAGAATCTTGTGAGGATGCGGGCAATTTGTCCGGACAAATTCAATTTGTCCGTTTGTTTTTTTTAGTCCTTTTGGGCTTGAAAACCTTGGGATATGATGCCGAAACCTATGAGATGCTGGGAAGAAACCTATGAGTTATGATGAAAGAAACTATGAGTTGTGGGGGAGAAAACTATGACTTATTTTTTTAACAATTCAAGATGAGAAAACGAAAATGCGGAAAAAAGTCCCGATAGTGGTGCCAAAAGTTGCTTTTTTAGGCACTTTTTGCACCACTATCGGGCTTTTGGCAAATGAAACTTACTATCATGCGTTATCCTGCCTTCGATACACTCTATGCCATAGTATTTTAGCGTAGAAGAGACTGAAAGATACTGAAACTTGTAAAATAAGGCGTTCTGAATACCCCGAAACATGTAAAATAAGGCACTCTGATGAGTTAAAAACATGTAAAATAAGGCTTTCCTCATTATTTTTTCTTACCTTTGTTCGCCCCGAAAAAACAACGGGATTGGGTTGTGGAAAGGGGGAAAGAGAAAATAGAGATAAATATAAGAAATGAACAAATTAAAAGCTTTATTGGGTTTCGACCCAAAGACTACTACGGTCAAGACTGAGTTGGTTGCTGGTATGACTACCTTCCTGACCATGTGTTACATCCTGGCAGTAAACCCTACCATCCTTGCTACCACAGGTATGGACAAGGGAGCTCTCTTTACTGCCACAGCTATCGCTTCAGCCATCGCCACCTTCCTGCTGGCTTTCATGGCAAAGTTGCCTTTCGCCCAGGCTCCTAGTATGGGACTGAATGCCTTCTTCGCCTTCACCCTTTGTCAGGCTATGGGCTTGACCTGGCAGCAGGCTTTGGCGGTGTTGCTCGTAGAGGGTATCATCTTCCTTGCCATCACCTTTCTCAATATCCGCGATAAGATATTGGAGTGTATTCCGAAGAATCTCCGATTCGCCATTTCGGCTGGTATCGGTATGTTTATCGCTTTTATCGGTTTGAAGAATGCGGGCATCATTACTGCCAATGCGGATACTTTCGTGCAGCTCGGCAAGTTTACACCAGTCAGCATCCTGGGTCTCATCAGCATCCTGCTCTGCGGCTGTCTGATGGCGAGAAGAGTGAAGGGCTCTTTGTTTATCGCCATCATCATCTCTACATTGATAGGTATTCCGATGGGCGTAACCCAGTTCTCTGACAACTGGATGCCGGTATCTACCCCTCACAGCATTGCTCCTATCTTCTGCCAGTTCGATTTCACCGGCTTCTTTACTCCTAAGATGTTCATGGTGGTTTTCTCGCTGTTGCTTGTCAACATCTTCGATACCATCGGAACAGTTCTGGGATTGGTTTCCAAGTTGGGTATCAAGGAGAATGAGAAGGGCGAGATTCCGGGTGTGAAGGAGGCGATGATGAGTGATGCCATCGGTACTACAGCCGGTGCATTGCTGGGTAGCTCTACCATCACCACTTATGTGGAGAGTGCTTCGGGCGTTGCCGAGGGTGGTAAGTCGGGCTTGACATCTTTCTTTGTGGGTTTGATGTTTATCCTGAGCATCTTCCTGGCTCCAATCTTCCTGCTGATTCCGAGCGCAGCCACCAGTGGTGCCCTGGTAATGGTGGGTGTATTGATGATTGATTCGTTCAAGAAAATTGAGTTGGAGGATATCTCCGAGTCATTCCCTGCCTTTATCACGATGATTACGATGGTACTCTGCTACAGTATTGCCGATGGCATCTGTCTTGGTATTCTGAGCTATGTATTGATCAAGATGATGGTGGGCAAGTTCAAGGATCTGAATCCTACGCTGTATATCCTGAGCATCTTCCTGCTCTTCAATTATGTTTTCGGTTAATTAAACGACAGATAAAAAACGAGGCGGCAATCTGCATCACGCAGGTTGCCGCCTTCTCTTTTCTAACTAACTTTCTTATCAACTATTCAAAATGTTATTACCTATATATGGATCCCAGGGCATTCTGCCCTGTGTAGTCTGTTATTTCAAACGGATGATATTCAGCGAGCTGGCTGGAATCTCTACCGTAGCACCGTTCTTCTCTGTAGTTACGTAGTTTTCTACAGGATAGATATTGGTAGGATTGTCGATGGTGTTCTCCTCCAGACCATTCTTGGCAGAAAGGCGGATGAGCTTGCCATTCTTGATTTCCTTGCCTTGAAGATTAATCTTCGCTGTGGTGTGCTCGGTGCTGGTGTTGGCAATCTTCAGGATTACCTCGCCCGTCTGTTCATCAAGTGTGGCTGTAGAGAAGATGCCAGGAAGGGTGTTTGCCTTCAACTTGGTAGAGAATATTTCCTTGCCATCCAACTTGGCGAAGATGCTGTCGCCTACAACTTTCAGCTCGATGTCATACCACTTGCCGGTCTCGATGCTGCCTGGGGTAGTAGCTATCTGACTCTTGGCACCATTCACGATAGACTCCACACCGTGCTGGGTATTGTTCCAGCCACCGAGGTTCAACCAGCAGTAGTTGTTCTTATCCACGTAGTTAAAGATGATGAGGAAACCCTCGTTTCCGGCATCCTTCTTCGCGCGTACCTTATATATATAGCCGTTGCTGGTAATCTCGCCTGGGTTCAGACGGATGCAGCTTTCTTCGTTGCTGGTCTGCTTGATGAGGCTACCCTCTGTCTTCCACTGTCCACGGATATCGGTAGGCAACTCCTGCAAGGTCATCGGCAGCGCCTTTCCGTTCTCATCGCTGTAGCCCTTGTCCTCGAAAGAAACCTGAGTGCCCCATGTTCCCATACCTACACGGCAGATAGCTGGCTTCACCTGGGTCTGCTCATATTTGTATGGATTCTCCTGGCTCACCTTCAGTACACGGGTACCGATGTTGTTTGCCATCACGTTCTGAACGTAGTAAGATGGAGTTCCGAATACCTTGTCTGATGTATACTGAATCATATCCGGTGCCCACATACGGTTGTTGAGGTTGGCGAAGATAGGAGCGTAGGATGCCATGGTCACGATGTCAGAGTTGTTCTCGATGCCCATCATATAGACAGCCTCACCGAGTGCAGCATCGAGCGAACCCATATTGCCGAAGCCCTGGGTTACGGCATATTCACCTACATAAATCTCGCTGCCCTTACGGTCGTAGTTATCATACTTGTTGAAGTTCTCGGCAAACCAGGCAGGATTTCTGTAGTAGTGCTCGTCGAGGAGTTCTACGCTCTCGTTGCTTTCCCACTTAGGATTGTCATCGCCCCAAGCCACCACGTTACCGATGAGGTGCATCTTAGGATATTTTGCCAGAACCGCATCCTTGAACTTCTTGAAGCGCTCGTAGTAATGGTCGCTCTGAGCCGCAGGATCCGGCTGGTTGTTCTCATTACCAATCTCCAGATACTCGATATTGTATGGTTCCGGATGACCGTTCTTAGCACGGAGCGCACCATATTTAGAGGTAACAGGACCGTTGGCATACTCCAGGGCATTCATGCACTCATCAATCCAAGGCTGGATGCTGTCTACAGGAGTCATACCGCCGTGCCACAAACCTACGTTTACAACATAGAGAGGCTTGGCGTTCAGATCCTCGGCAAGCTGCAGATACTCATCGAATCCCATACCGTCGCTGGTACGGTAGCGCCAGTTTACGTTCTTATGGCCCGGACGTTCCTCGATAGGACCGATAGTCTTCTCCCAATGGAAAGCATTCTCAGGAGATTCCTGTCCCTCTACGTAGCAACCGCCAGGGAAGCGGACGAACTTAGGATGGATGTTATAGAGAAGCTGAGCCAGGTCAGGGCGCAAGCCATTCTCGCGATTCTTGAAAGTAGGAGGGAAGAGGCTTACCACATCGAGAACGATGGTACCCTTTCCGTCGGCTACGAGTTCAAACTGAGCCTTGGCGTCGTTTCCGTTGGCAGTCAACTCAGCCGTATATTTGGTCCACTTCTTGCCAACCTTGGCATTGAGGGTGGTTTCTGCGTAAACCTTATCGCCCTTGGCGTTGGTGAGGCGAGCCTTCAATCCGCCCTTGTAGCTACCCTTAGCCCAGAAAGAGAGTTTATAGGTTCTGCCCTGCACGGCGTTGATTCCCCAGAAACCCTCATTGATGAGAGAGGCTGTAGCTGCAGGCTTGGCAGCGATGGTAAGCTGGAGTGCCTTGCCCTGTGCATTGTTGAGCAAACCCTTATTGATGAGTTGTGCATTGATCTTTGCACCTTCCTGAGCGGCAGTTTTCCAGGTAGGAATATTCTTGTCATCGTCTTCGAAAGAACGGTTGCTGATGAGTTCGGCATAGAGACCGCCATCTGCAGCATGGTTGATATCCTCGAAGAAGATACCATAGAGGTTAGGAGATACCTTGATACCTGGGTTAGAGGCATCTACATTGATGGAAACCTGTGCGTTGGATGTCAAAGCAGAGGCCAATACTGCTGAAAGTAAAATCTGTCTTTTCTTATTCATTTCTTATTCTTAGGTTTGTTTGTTTACTTGTTGGTTGGCATGAAATCAAGCTAAGCCTGAATTCATGCCGCTATTAATACACAGTTGCAAAAGTACACAAAAAACACAAAGAAGAGGTGGACAAAAAGCGAATTATAGTGTAAAAGGTGGATTTTCTGATGAAAATCCACCTTTTTGTCGATTAACTTTGTGTATATTAGGCTTTGCGAAAGAATAGAAAGTGTTGGTAGACTTCCTGCGGAAGTTGGGAACAGAATTCGTTAAATTAACCAAAATCTAAAACTTGAACCAATTTGAACAAGGCGGTTTATAATTAGATTGTGTAACTTTGCATCCATAAATGAGATTCTAATTTCTATTATAAAATATGAATGACAGTTTAATTAATTATTCAATTTATGTAAGTTCTCTTTAAAAGTGTAAAGTTCTATAATTATCAAATATTCATAAACTATGAAGAAAAAGCAAATGAAAGCAAGTCTATTACTTGCGTCTTTATTGACGTTGGGTTTCTCGGTAACTGGGTGTACAAATGACGATTATGATTTTGACCAGATTGATGCTACGATGGGATTTGGTAGTGGCGAATTGGAAATACCTGCCAGTTCTACCATGAACATTCCTTTGTCTGATATTCTGGAACTCGAAGAGAATGGTAGTGTGAAGATTGCCGCAAATGGTGATTATCTGTTCCAATTGACAGGTTCTGGTGCATCATCTGCTTCACCAATGATTTCTCCTATTGTTCTGAGGGGTAATTCTTATTCTAATACGCTAACCTTAAATGCCAATTCTGCTGCCAAGTGTACCCGTGCAGCTGGTAGTCATCTCAGTTTTGTCTCTCCTAAGGAGTTGATGTTTAAATATAATGGTACGGATGCTGCTGTGAAGAGCCTGAAAAGTGCTGAGGTGGCTGGCGAAATCGAACTGAAGATTAATCTCACTCTTGGTGGTCTTTCTTCTGCTATCACCAATATTGATAAGGCAACCCTCACCCTTCCTGGCTATCTGGAGATTTCACATGTCTCTGGTAATGGCAATGGCGTTCCTATGGTTGATGGTTCGAAGATTACGGTGAAGGATGTTTCTACAAGCAGCAACCTGCAACTCACCATCAAGGCTAAAAAACTGGATTTTGAAAAACAGGATGCCTATGGTAAGGTCGTTATCGGCAATAATGGCTCAATCAGGATGGATGGTTATTTCGCCCTCGGTATTGAGGCTAATGTAACGAGGGTTCCTACATCTGCACTGACCATCGGTGCCAACGTGAATGTCAATGATATTACCTTGAAGTCTGCTACCGGTATCTTCGACCCAGAAATCAATATCTCAAGCTTGGGTGATGTATCTGTGACTGGCGTTCCTGACTTCCTTTCAGAAGATGGCGTAAGAGCAGACTTGGATAATCCTCAGATTATTCTTTCTATCCAAAATGATATGGATGCAGCGGCAAATGTGAGTGCAAAGGTGATTTCTACCAAGAACGGTCAGAACTTGGCTACCGTGCAACTCCCTGAGATGAATATCTGCAAGACTACTGTTGCGCCAGTGACCAAGATCTGTATCTGCCGCCATAAGACTGCAGAACTGACTGCTCAGTATGGTGCTGCCAATGTATATGAGGTGAGCAACCTGGCTACGCTTATCAACAAGCATATTCCAGACCACGTACAGATTACCAATGTAGAGGCAAAGGCTGATCTCAGTCAGGAAATGACTATCGAGTTCGGCCGCAATTATCGTATCGAGCCAAGCTACGAGATTTATGCACCGTTGGCATTTGCCGAGGATGCAGTCATCGAATATGCTGATGATTTCGACGGTTGGAATGATGATCTGGATGATCTGGAATTGTCTGAAGGAACTTATGTTCGACTGACAGCCGATGCGCAGAACCTGGTTCCTGCTACCCTCATCGTAGAGGCAACTCCACTCGGAGTGGATGGTACTGATATCAGTAACCTGATTGAAGTGAATGTCAAGAAGGGTACTGTGAAAGCATCTGCTGATGGCGTGACAGCCGTGAACTCTCCGCTGGAAATAGAACTCCGTGAAAAGGTAAAGGGCGGATTGCAGAAGCTCGACGGACTCTCTTATAAGGTAAAAGGTAAGGCAAGTCATGATGGAACTACCGTGACCGGTATCAACCTCAACTCTGAGAAGCATACCCTGAAGTTGGAAAACATCAAGGTGAAACTCGTGGGTAAGGTGATTGGTAACTTCAATTAATGACAGAGAGTAGTAACAGAATAATAACACACATAAAAGACAAAGAAAATGATGAATAAAATATATAAGCATCTCTTGGCTGCCTCTTTGCTGATGATGGGTGGCACCGCAATGGCTCAGACACTCAATTCCGCTTACTTTACTGACGACTACAAGTTCCGTCACGATATGAACCCGGCTTTTGAGAACAAGCAGAACTATATCACCATCCCAGCTTTGGGTAATATCAATGTCAACCTGCAGGGCAACTTCGGCTACCAGGATATTGTACTGAACAATCCGATGTACGGACAGGAGGCGGGTGCCAAGAAGATGACTTCCTTCATGAATCCTTATATTTCTGTCGATGAGGCGCTGAAAGGCTTCAGCAAGAGCAACAACCGCATACAGGGAGATGTAGGCATCGCCATTCTTTCTGCCGGTTTCAAGGGCTTTGGCGGTTATAATACCATCGAGGTGAATGCCAAGGCATCTTTCGGCGCTTCCCTGCCTTATGAGTTGTTTGAATTTGCCAAGAATACGGGCAATCAGAATTATGAGATTGGTGATGTGAGCATGATGGCTCGCTCTTATGCTGAATTGGCATTGGGTCACTCTCATCAGATTAACAAGAAACTCCGCATCGGTGCTAAATTGAAGTTCCTCTTCGGTGTGGCTGATGGTGATGTTCGTCTGGAAAACCTGCGTGCTGACCTCTCTGGTACAGACAAGTGGATTGTTTCCGGCAAGGCGAATGCCCAGGTTTCTATGAAGGGCTTTACTTATAAGACTTCAAGAGATAAATATAACAACCCGGAGAAGGGGGAGTACGAAAAGATAGATGATGTAGATGTTGATGGCGCAGGATTGGGTGGCTTCGGTATGGCACTCGACCTCGGTGGTGTCTATAAGTTGAACGATAACCTGACCCTGAGTGCTTCTGTTCTCGATTTGGGCTTCATCAACTGGAGCAACAATATGAAGGCTGTGAACAGAGCTGAGAGCTTCGAGTTCAATGGCTTCCATGATACTGCGGTAAGAGAAAACAGCGGTTCTACCATCGATGACAAGTTGGATGATTACGGCGACCAGATTACCGACTTCATCAACCTGAAGGATTTGGGCGACCAGGGTAGCCGTACTACCGCTCTGGCAGCTACGCTCAACTTTGGCGCAGAGTACAGTTTGCCAGCATACGACAAGTTGTCCTTCGGTTTGCTGAGCAGCACCCGCATCAATGGTGATTATACCTGGAGCGAGGGTAGACTCAGTGCCAACTGGAAACCATTGAAGTGGTTGGATGGTGGTGTCAACTTTGCAGTCAGCAGTTTTGCTACAAGTATGGGTTATGTTCTGAATATCCATCCTAAGGGTTACAACTTCTTCATCGGTATGGATCACATCTTGGGCAAGACCAGCAAAGAGTTCATTCCTCTCAGTTCCAATGCCAGCATCGCATTGGGTATGAGCGTTACCTGGTAACAGATAATTGCAGGTTTGAGAAGTAGGAAAATATGATAATAGGAGGTAAACACCAATGATTAGTGTTTACCTCCTATTTATTTGTACGCTCGGCATGAGCTTATTCTAATGGGTGCAAGTCCCTAACGAACCCTAATAGCGGGAATTGTATAGCCAATAGCAAGGGTGTCCACTGCGAGGTGGAA